>BNJS01003120.1_pt1:0-12500 | contig 597764 bp, 683 predicted proteins | sample 8540461 | NCBI WGS metagenome assembly BNJS01 (sample SAMD00202454, study PRJDB9452) | human saliva metagenome | isolation source: human saliva | place: Japan
CATCCACTACAGATGCTAAGAAAACTAGCTATTTCACAGACAAGGACTATGACACTTCCTACGATGAAAAAGACGGCAGCAACTGTAACTCTGTCAGGATCAACAGCGACGGTATCTGGTAACGGAGTTGCCGTATCGGATTCTACCGTCACAATCTCTAAGTCAGGTACCTATGTGATTTCTGGAAAATCTGATGGTGTTCAAATCAAGATTGCAGCTGAAAAAACAGATGATGTACATATCATCCTAAACGGTGTAACCATGACCAATACCAATGCAGCTATTTCTGCAACATCAGCTGGTCATGTTTACCTAACTCTAGCAGATGGCACAACCAATAGCCTCTCAGATTCAGCTTCTAATAGTGATGAAAAAAAGCTGATGCAGCCCTCTTCTCTAAAGTGGACTTGACCATCAACGGTAAAGGAACTCTCAATATAGATGGTAAGAAAAAAACAATGGTATCAAGGCAAATGATACACTTCACATCACAGGTGGAAGCTACAACATCACAGCAGTCGGGGATGCCTTTAATGTCAATGATGAACTCAACATTACCGGCACAACTATGACTATCGATGCCAAGGAAGACGGAGTTAAGGTCGACAATGATGAGGACACATCTGTAGGAACCATGTATCTCTCTGACAATACCATCACTGTTACTGCTGGAGATGATGGTATCCACGCATCAGGTGATTTGGTTATTGATAGTGGTACCTATACCGTTAAGAATTCTACAGAAGGGCTTGAAGGTAAGTCAATCACTATCAACAGTGGAGACATCACCATATACTCAACAGATGATGGTGTCAATGCGGCCAACAAAAATGCCCAACAAAGTGAAATTTCTTTGCTATGAATGGTGGGAATTTAACCGTTGAAGTTGGTCAGGGGGACACGGATCCAATTGACTCAAATGGTAACATTACTGTTACGGGAGGAACCATCAAAATGACTGGTCAAACTGGTTTTGACTTTGATGGAACAGCGACTTACACAGGCGGAGACATCTATTTCAATGGTGAAAAACAAACTGAGATTGTCAATTCGATACCTGGTGGAGGTGGACCTCAAGGAAATGGAGGCCCTGGTGGACGACCATAAAAGAAAATCTCCTTTCTCGAAAGAGAAGGGAGATTTTCTTATGTTATTAGGACGAAAAAGAATTATTCTCCGTCTTTTTTAAAGATGTTTTTAACGCCAGCTACTGCGCCTTCGACAGCTTCTTTTGCATCTTCAGCAACTTCTTTAGCTTTTGAAGCTACCTTTTCTGCAGCTCCTTCTGCTTGAGTTTTTGTATCGCCAGTTAGTTTACCAAAACCTTCTTTAACAGAACCTTTAGCTTGGTTGAATTTTTCTTCGATTGACATGGGGGATACCTCCGTTAATTTTTTGTATTATCTAAATTACATTAGATATTAATTTAAGTATATACCCTTTTATACTAAAAAGCAAAAAACTGATACGAAAAGCATCAGTTTATTTTTTTAATAGGTTACAACATTCAATTGACCTTTATCATATTCAGCGATAAAGATATTTGAGACTTCTTCGAAACCTTCTTCTTTCAATTTCTCAGTTAGCCACTCCTCGGATTTGCCAATTGTTTCTAAGATTTCAACTTGGACAACACCATCTGTAATCACTGGGTACTTAGGATTTCGTCACCCATTCTTACGACAATCAGCTGTCCATTTTGCTCAATCACAGCTCTCTTGACATCCTTCAATTGGAAAATTCCTTGAGCGCGCAATTTAAGAGCTACATCTGCAGCTGCAAGACCTTTTGAGCGACAGGCTTCAGGATCTAACTTACCGTTTTTAATGATAATAGTTGGTTTCCCGTCAATTAAGTGTTTGAAAAAGGAAATATTGGTATTCAGCCATTTAAGGAGTAAAATGAGAATAGTCCAAATAATGAGGATATCAATGTATTGGATGATGGTAATCGAACTATTGTAGATAACCCCACCGATAATACCCCCGAGAACAAAGTTCTGGATTTGATCTACTGCAGAACTTGGTGCCAGATTTCCTTTACCTGTTACGTTAATAACAAAAACAAGAGAAAGAAGCCCCAAGGCTAATTTAATTGCAATCGTAGCAAAAAAGCTTATCATTTTTCAACCTCCACGAGTTCCACATCTGATTTATAGAGTTCCATTTTTTCTAATAAATAGCTATCTTGGTCAGTCCCGCTAATGGCACGATAAAAATTGTCGCCAACCTTAATAATAGCTCCATCAGTCACTGCTGATGTGTTGACATAAACATTCTTTTTATCAACACCTAACTCTTTTGATACAATCTCGATGAAGTGTAAGGAACTACGAAATTGATTATCATTGGATTGGCTGTTTTGAAGATTCGTAATGCTAATCAATACAAAAGCAATTAACGTCAAAATAGAAATGAGCGATAATTCACGGAACTTACTCCCTCTTTTATCTTTGAAAGCCTTAAATGCAAAGAATCCAGTCACAATCACTAAGAGCGTCGACACAATAATCATGGTCCAATTCTGTTGACTAATCTGGCTTAGAACATAGTCATATGAATAGAATTTCATAAGATTTCTCCTTTTTCAAATTCAATCTATTATAAACTAATTCCTAAGTTTTAGCAATTTTACTATTAGGAAAATTGCATTTAATCAGTGTCTCCTGCTTAAGATAAGTTTTTCTCTCATCTTGACTTTTGTTTAGCTTTTGTTATAATAGTACAAATTTAGAGGAGGTGGGCTATGCTTCAGAAGCATGCGATTCCTATTTTAGAGTTTGATGATAATCCTCAGGCAGTCATCATGCCAAATCACGAAGGATTAGATTTACAGTTGCCAAAGAAGTGCATCTATGCATTTTTGGAGGAGGAGATTGACCGCTATGCTCAGGAAGTAGAAGCAGATTGCGTAGGGGAGTTTGTTTCTGCCACTAAAACTTATCCGGTATATGTCATCAACTACAAGGGTGAGAAGGTTTGTCTGGTCCAGGCGCCCGTTGGTTCTGCACCAGCCGCCCAGTTTATGGATTGGTTGATTGGTTACGGTGTGGAGAAAATCATCTCTACTGGTACTTGTGGCGTCCTAGCCGATATTGAGGGAAATGCCTTCCTAGTTCCAGTTCGAGCGCTACGGGATGAAGGAGCTAGCTACCATTATGCCCCACCTTCTCGTTATATGGATGTAAATGTTGAGGCGATTTCTGCTATCGAGCAAGTTTTGGAACAACTAGGTGTCCCTTACGAAGAAGTCATGACCTGGTCGACAGATGGTTTTTACCGAGAAACAGCTGAAAAAGTTGCCTATCGTAAAGAGGAAGGCTGTGCAGTTGTAGAGATGGAGTGTGCAGCTCTAGCAGCAGTTGCTCAGCTTCGAGGAGTCGTTTGGGGTGAGTTGCTGTTCACGGCTGATTCATTGGCAGATCTTGATAACTATGACCAGCGCGATTGGGGTGCGGAAGCTTTCGAAAAGGCGCTAGAACTCTGTCTTGAGATTGTTAGTCATATGTGAGTATTCTCAGCTTTTTGTGGTACAATGTAGCTATGATAGTTAAATCAATTTTTGGAAAAATAAATTCTACTCTAGGTCGTTTATCACCTGCCCGACGAATCTTTCTAAGCTTTGCTTTGGTTATTCTCTTGGGCTCTCTTCTTTTGAGTCTACCATTTGTACAAGAAACAAGCTCCCAAGCAACCTATTTTGATCATCTCTTTACGGCAGTATCCATGGTCTGTGTAACAGGGCTCTTTACCCAATCAGTAGCTTCAACCTATAACATCTGGGGCCAATTGATCTGTATGGCTTTAATTCAGATTGGTGGTTTGGGGCTCATGACCTTTATAGGGGTCTTCTATATTCAAAGCAAGCAAAAGCTAAGTCTTCGAGGTCGTGAAACGATTCTGGAGAGTTTTAGTTTTGAAGAAACCCAGTCTCTGAAGGATTTTCTAGGTTCCATCTTCCTTACGACTTTTCTAGTAGAAGGATTCGGAGCCTTTCTGTTAAGTTTTCGTTTTGTTCCCGAGTTTGGTTTAGGTCGGGGGATTTTCACTTCCATTTTCGTAGCCGTTTCTGCTTTTTGTAATGCTGGATTTGATAATTTTGGTAGTACGAGTTTGGCAGCCTTTCAGACAGACCCGTTGATTAATCTAGTGATTGCAGGATTAATTATTACGGGTGGTCTAGGTTTCATGGTCTGGTTTGATTTAGCTACCCAATTAGGAAAGAAGAAAAAGCGTCGTCTTCGCTTTCATACAAAGTTAGTCCTCTTCTTAACAGCAGGTATTTTATTTACCGGAACAGTTTCAACCCTCTTGATTGAGTGGAACAATCCAGGTACCATTGGAAATCTCAGTATCCCTGAGAAATTACTGGTTAGCTTTCCAAACAGTCAGCATGAGGACGGCAGGTTTTGCTTCGATTGATTACACCCAGGCCCGACCTGTTACGTTACTGATTTATATCTTGCAGATGTTTCTCGGTGGCGCACCTGGAGGGACAGCAGGAGGACTAAAAATCACAACCTTCTTTGTCTTATTGGTCTTTGCACGCAGTGAGCTTTTAGGCTTGCCTCATGCGAATGTAGCTCGAAGAACGATAGAACCTCGGACAGTCCAAAAATCTTTCAGTGTCTTCATCATCTTCTTGATAACTTTTTTATCGGGTTTAATCCTATTAGGAATAACAGCAGAAGGGAATCCGAAATTTATCTACCTGATGTTTGAAACAATTTCAGCACTTGCTACGGTCGGAGTAACTGCCAATCTGACACCAGAGTTAGGTAAATTAGCTCTTAGCGTCGTCATGCTACTGATGTTTATTGGCCGGATCGGGCCACTCACACTGTTAGTCAGTTTGGCTGAGTATCAACCAGATAAGAAAGATACAATCCACTATATGAAAGCGGACATTACTATAGGATAAGAAAGGATAAACTATGTCAGATCGGACAATTGGAATTTTAGGTTTGGGAATTTTTGGGAGTAGTGTACTTACCGCTCTCGCTCAGCATGATATAAATATTATCGCCGTTGACGACCATGAGGAGCGAATCAATCAGTTCGAACCAGTCTTGGTACGTGGAGTTGTTGGAGATATAACAGATGAAGAGCTCTTGCTCTCAGCAGGAATTGATACCTGTGACACGGTTGTAGTAGCAACGGGTGAGAATTTGGAATCTAGCGTCCTTGCAGTTATGCATTGCAAGAGCCTTGGAGTGCCGACTGTTATTGCTAAGGTTAAAAGCCATACAGCAAAAAAAGTCCTTGAAAAAATTGGTGCAGATTCAGTTATTTCCCCAGAGTATGAGATGGGTCGCTCGTTAGCGCAGACTATTCTGTTTAATAATAGCGTAGATGTCTTTCAGTTGGACAAGAATGTCTCTATTGTCGAGATGAAAATTCCAAGGTCGTGGGCAGGTAAGAGTCTAAGTCAACTTGATCTTCGAGGACAATACAATCTCAATATTCTTGGTTTTCGTGACTATGAAAATGCTCCCTTAGATGTTAAATTTGGACCAGATGATCTTTTGAAAGCTGATGGCTATATGATGGCAGTAATCAATAACCAATATTTGGATAATCTAGCACGCCTCAATGATTAAAAGAGAAATGACTATTCTTTTTTCTAGTGACTATTGAGTCAATATAAGTATTTTATAAGAAGGATTTAAGAAAAATTTTAACTTTTTCTTAATCCTTTTTAATTTTAGGAGATTATACTAGAGCTATCAAAAAAGAAAACTCTAAGGAGAATCCTATGAAATTCAATCCAAATCAGAGATATACTCGTTGGTCTATTCGCCGCCTCAGTGTAGGTGTTGCCTCAGTTGTTGTGGCAAGTGGCTTCTTTGTCCTAGTTGGTCAACCAAGTTCTGTACGTGCCGATGTGGTCAATCCGACCCCTGCTCAAGTCGTACCAGATGCTGCTTCGGTGAGTGAAAAAGAGCGACTTGCCAGCAGAACTTCTCAAAGAAGCAGTCGATACAGCTCTTCCTTCAGAACAGGCAGACTCAGCACCTAAAGCAAGCATGGATACTACAAGTTCTCCAGAAAAAGCGGATGTAGCTGCTAAAGACCAAGTGGAAGCACCAAAAGAAGAAGTGCAAGTAAAACCAGAATCTAAGAAAGAAACAGAAGATGCGGTTAAACCTGATACAAATCCTGCTCCTGCAGTCTCTGGACAAGACCGTGAAGCAAATGAAGCTCAACCGGCAACTACCCCGGCTGAAGTTCAAAAAGGTGTGGCTGACAACACCAAAGACACAGTAGACGTCCCAGCCACTTACTTGGATAAGGCTAACTTCCCAGGCCCATTCACAGCAGGTGTCAACCAAGTCATTCCATACGAATTCTTCGCTGGAGACGGTATGTTAACTCGCCTTATCTTGAAAGCTTCAGACAAGGCCCCATGGTCAGACAACGGAACAGCAAAAAAATCCTGCTCTCCCACCAGTAGAGAAATTGGGTAGGCCTTTACTTCTATGAAGTAGACTTGGCAGGCACCCAAGGTAAATCTGACAAAGAGCTTCTTGACCTCTTGAAACAAAATGGGACTCAAAGTTATCAAGCTACTATTAAAGTGTACGGAGCTAAAGATGGCAAGGCCGATTTGACTAATCTCGTAGCTACTAAGGATTTGGATGTCAACTTGAACGGCTTGACTACCCCAGCTGAAGTTCAAAAAGGTGTGACCGACAATACTAAAGACACAGTAGATATTCCAGCTACATACTTGGACAAAGCCAACTTCCCAGGGCCATTCACAGCCGGTGTTAACCAAGTCATTCCTTACGAATTCTTCGCCGGTGACGGTATGTTGACTCGCCTTATCTTGAAAGCATCCGACAAGGCTCCATGGTCAGACAACGGTTCAGCTAAAAACCCCGCTCTTCCACCAGTAGAAAAATTGGGCAAAGGCCTCTACTTCTACGAAGTGGATTTGGCCGGTACTCAAGGTAAATCTGACAAAGAGCTTCTAGATCTCTTGAAACAAAATGGTACTCAAAGCTATAAAGCTACCATTAAAGTGTACAGTGCTAAAGATGGTAAGGCAGATTTGAGCAATCTCGTAGCGACTAAGGATTTGACAGTGAACTTGAATGGACATCAGTCTCTGATTCCGATGCAGTCAGGTTTCGTCCCATCTTCTAATGATTCAGCTATGCAGGCTCCAATGATGAATAGTCATCAAGATGAGTCTAAGATGAACGCTCAAATGCCTAGTGCCAATCAAGATGATATGAAATTTAAAATGCCAGTTACTAACCAGGATAAGATGATGCCTAGTCAAGAGCAGGACAAAACCATGAATGCTAGCCAGCCAATGGCAACACCAAGCATGAAACAAGATCAAGCTCCAGCACCATCAAGCAAAATGCCTGATGAAGGCAACATGGCATCTAATAATAAGGTGTCAAATCCAATGATGGCTGATCAGATGAAAGAGCAAAAAGACATGCTTCCATATACTGGTGAAACCCAAACATCAATGGCTACTATTGGATTCTTTGGATTAGCTTTGGCTGGACTGCTAGGGGTCCTCGGTTTGAAAGCTAAAAAAGAGGGAAATAACTAGTCTAGCTAAAGAGTTTCTATTTAGGATTTGAAAAATCCAGATATGGTTTAGAATGTTCGTAAAGAGATTAAAATAGTGTTATACTATTATGGTATAGCACTGTTTTTTTCAAAGGAGATACAGATGGGAAAGACAATTTTACTCGTTGATGACGAGGTAGAAATCACAGATATTCATCAACGTTATCTGGTTCAGGCAGGCTATCAGGTTTTGGTGGCTCATGATGGAGTAGAGGCTTTGGAAATCTTCAAGCGAAAACCGATTGATTTGATTATTACAGATATCATGATGCCTAGGATGGATGGTTATGATTTGATTAGTGAGGTTCAGTATCAGTCTCCAGATCAGCCTTTTCTCTTTATCACAGCTAAGACCAGTGAGCAGGACAAGATTTATGGCCTGAGCTTAGGGGCAGATGACTTTATTGCCAAGCCATTTAGTCCCCGTGAGCTGGTTTTGCGTGTCCACAATATCTTGCGTCGCCTTCATCGTGGAGGTAAGACAGAGGTCGTCAGTCTTGGGGATTTACGGATGAATCACGCTAGTCATGAGGTCTCTATCGGCGATGTGGCGCTCGATTTGACAGTCAAATCCTTCGACCTTCTATGGCTTCTAGCCAGCAATCCAGAGCGGGTTTTCTCCAAGACAGACCTCTATGAAAAGGTCTGGCAAGAAGATTATGTGGATGATACCAATACCTTGAATGTTCATATTCATGCTCTTCGACAGGAGTTGGCAAAACATGCCAGTGCAGAAACTCCCGCCATCAAAACCGTTTGGGGCTTGGGCTACAAAATTGAGAAAGCACGAGGTAGTCAATGAAATTAAAAAGTTATATTTAGTGGGGTATATCATTTCAACACTCCTAACGATTATCGTAGTTTTTTGGGCCATCCAGCGAATGTTAATTGAAGAAAGAGAGATTTACTTCCTAGTGGGTATGACTCTCATAGCTAGTTTTGTCGGTGCTGGGATTAGTCTGTTTCTCCTATCACCGGTCTTTACATCATTGGGCAAACTCAAGGAACATGCTAAGCGAGTAGCAGACAAGGATTTTCCTTCTAATCTGGAGGTTAAAGGACCTGTAGAATTTCAGCAGTTAGGGCAAGTTTTCAATGAAATGTCACATGATTTGCAGGCGACCTTTGATTCCTTGGAAGAAAGCGAACGAGAAAAAGGCTTGATGATTGCCCAGCTATCGCATGATATCAAGACTCCCATCACTTCAATCCAAGCGACGGTAGAAGGCATTTTGGATGGGGTTATCAAGGAAGGAGAACAAGCCCATTATCTAGCAACCATTGGACGCCAGACCGAAAGACTCAATAAACTGGTTGAGGAATTGAATTATTTGACTCTAAATACATCTAGAAATCAAGAGGATACGGCTAGTAAAGACAGTATTTTTTTGGATCAGCTCTTGATTGATTGTATGAGTGAGTTTCAGTTCTTGATTGAGCAGGAGAAGCGAGATGTCCACTTGCAGGTAATCCCAGAGTCTGCTCGGATTGAAGGAGATTATGCTAAACTTTCTCGCATATTGGTTAATCTGGTCAATAACGCATTTAAATACTCTGCTCCAGGGACCAAGCTGGAGGTGGTGGCTAAACTGGAGAAGAGTCAGCTTTCAATAAGTGTGACGGATGAGGGACAGGGAATTGCCCCGGAGGATTTGGAGAATATTTTCAAACGCCTTTACCGTGTTGAAACTTCGCGAAATATGAAAACAGGTGGTCATGGCTTAGGTCTTGCAATTGCGCGTGAATTGGCCCATCAATTAGGTGGAGAAATTACGGTCAGTAGCCAGTACGGCCTCGGAAGTACCTTTACCCTAAATCTTAATCTCTGTATTAGTGAAAATAAAGTTTAAACCTCTTTACAAATCAAGACATTCATGGTACAATAGCCTTTGTGTGAAATAGCAGCAGGAAAGCATGAAGCTCGTCAACAGGTGTCTTCTGATAAGTAACCTTGGCTGTTTAGGCGAAGGGCATCTGCACGAATCAGGGCTCTCTAAGTGACTATTTCCACCGAAATATTATTTATTATTAGGAGGACATACATATGTCACGTTATACAGGACCATCTTGGAAACAAGCTCGTCGCCTTGGACTTTCACTTACAGGTACAGGTAAAGAATTAGCACGTCGTAACTATGTACCAGGACAACACGGACCAAACAACCGTTCTAAATTGTCAGAATACGGTTTGCAACTGGCTGAAAAACAAAAACTTCGTTTCACATACGGAGTGGGTGAAAAACAATTCCGTAACTTGTTCGTACAAGCTACTAAGATTAAAGAAGGAATCCTTGGTTTCAACTTCATGCTTCTTTTGGAACGTCGTTTGGATAACGTTGTTTACCGTCTTGGTCTTGCGACTACACGTCGTCAAGCTCGTCAATTCGTAAACCACGGACATATCCTTGTTGACGGAAAACGCGTTGATATCCCATCATACCGTGTAACTCCAGGACAAGTAATTTCAGTTCGTGAAAAATCATTGAAAGTTCCAGCAATCCTTGAAGCAGTAGAAGCTACTCTTGGACGCCCAGCATTCGTATCATTCGACGCTGAAAAATTGGAAGGTTCATTGACTCGTTTGCCAGAACGTGACGAGATTAACCCAGAAATTAACGAAGCTCTTGTCGTTGAATTCTACAACAAAATGCTTTAATTTTAAGATGTATGATACAGAAAGCCTACAACAGTGGGCTTTTTGCTTTGAAAAAACAAAAAATACGAAAAAAATAAACTTAAGTTCTTGACAAGGCAAAAAAAGTAGGTATAATAGAAAGAGTCGAAAAGCTCGGGTCCGTTGGTCAAGGGGTTAAGACACCGCCTTTTCACGGCGGTAACACGGGTTCGAATCCCGTACGGACTATGGGTATATTGCAGAAGAAGATGAAAAAAGTTTGAAAAAGCTATTGACAACGAGAGGACTCTGTGATATACTAATATAGTTGTCGCTCACGAGAGGGTTGAGAGACAAAGACCTTTGAAAACTGAACAAGACGAACCAATGTGCAGGGCACTATAACTAAGGTTATAGTACTGAACAATGAGAAAACAATAAATCTGTCAGTGACAGAAATGAGTGAGAACTCAAACTTTTAATGAGAGTTTGATCCTGGCTCAGGACGAACGCTGGCGGCGTGCCTAATACATGCAAGTAGAACGCTGAAGGAGGAGCTTGCTTCTCCGGATGAGTTGCGAACGGGTGAGTAACGCGTAGGTAACCTGCCTGGTAGCGGGGGATAACTATTGGAAACGATAGCTAATACCGCATAACAGTAGATATCGCATGATAACTGCTTAAAAAGGTGCAATTGCATCACTACCAGATGGACCTGCGTTGTATTAGCTAGTTGGTGGGGTAACGGCTCACCAAGGCGACGATACATAGCCGACCTGAGAGGGTGATCAGCCACACTGGGACTGAGACACGTCCCAGACTCCTACGGGAGGCAGCAGTAGGGAATCTTCGGCAATGGACGGAAGTCTGACCGAGCAACGCCGCGTGAGTGAAGAAGGTTTTCGGATCGTAAAGCTCTGTTGTAAGAGAAGAACGAGTGTGAGAGTGGAAAGTTCACACTGTGACGGTATCTTACCAGAAAGGGACGGCTAACTACGTGCCAGCAGCCGCGGTAATACGTAGGTCCCGAGCGTTGTCCGGATTTATTGGGCGTAAAAGCGAGCGCAGGCGGTTAGATAAGTCTGAAGTTAAAGGCTGTGGCTTAACCATAGTACGCTTTGGAAACTGTTTAACTTGAGTGCAAGAGGGGAGAGTGGAATTCCATGTGTAGCGGTGAAATGCGTAGATATATGGAGGAACACCGGTGGCGAAAGCGGCTCTCTGGCTTGTAACTGACGCTGAGGCTCGAAAGCGTGGGGAGCAAACAGGATTAGATACCCTGGTAGTCCACGCCGTAAACGATGAGTGCTAGGTGTTAGACCCTTTCCGGGGTTTAGTGCCGCAGCTAACGCATTAAGCACTCCGCCTGGGGAGTACGACCGCAAGGTTGAAACTCAAAGGAATTGACGGGGGCCCGCACAAGCGGTGGAGCATGTGGTTTAATTCGAAGCAACGCGAAGAACCTTACCAGGTCTTGACATCCCTCTGACCGCTCTAGAGATAGAGTTTTTCCTTCGGGACAGAGGTGACAGGTGGTGCATGGTTGTCGTCAGCTCGTGTCGTGAGATGTTGGGTTAAGTCCCGCAACGAGCGCAACCCCTATTGTTAGTTGCCATCATTCAGTTGGGCACTCTAGCGAGACTGCCGGTAATAAACCGGAGGAAGGTGGGGATGACGTCAAATCATCATGCCCCTTATGACCTGGGCTACACACGTGCTACAATGGTTGGTACAACGAGTCGCAAGCCGGTGACGGCAAGCTAATCTCTTAAAGCCAATCTCAGTTCGGATTGTAGGCTGCAACTCGCCTACATGAAGTCGGAATCGCTAGTAATCGCGGATCAGCACGCCGCGGTGAATACGTTCCCGGGCCTTGTACACACCGCCCGTCACACCACGAGAGTTTGTAACACCCGAAGTCGGTGAGGTAACCTTTTAGGAGCCAGCCGCCTAAGGTGGGATAGATGATTGGGGTGAAGTCGTAACAAGGTAGCCGTATCGGAAGGTGCGGCTGGATCACCTCCTTTCTAAGGATAAGGAATGCACATTGGTCTTGTTTAGTCTTGAGAGGTCTTGTGGGGCCTTAGCTCAGCTGGGAGAGCGCCTGCTTTGCACGCAGGAGGTCAGCGGTTCGATCCCGCTAGGCTCCATTGGTGAGAGATCACCAAGTCATGCACATTGAAAATTGAATATCTATATCAAATAGTAACAAGAAAATAAACCGAAAACGCTGTAGTATTAATAAGAGTTTATGACTGAAAGGTCAAAAAATAAGGTTAAGTTAATAAGGGCGC